>Kit_p2__coassemble_1152_pt1 | contig 19231 bp, 19 predicted proteins | sample Kit_p2__metabat2_low_PE_025 | metagenome-assembled genome bin Kit_p2
ATAATCGGTGATTGATTATCAACTATAAGCACGACTGCCTGTCGTACAGAAAAGCAGACATTTGCATGCCTGCTAATTTAACCCCTCAAATTGAAGCTTATAATATTTCGCATAAGTACCATTTAATTTCATCAATTCATCATGTGTTCCACGTTCATGCATACCTGTCGCATCAATTACGACAATCTCATCTGCATTACGAATCGTAGATAAACGATGGGCAATCGTAATACAAGTACGATTCTTGCTTAAATCTTCTAAACTTTTTTGAATGATTCTCTCACTCTCATTATCCAAGGCACTCGTAGCCTCATCTAAAATCAAGATTTTAGGATTTTTTAAGAATACACGTGCAATCGAGATACGTTGTTTTTGTCCACCAGATAAACGCGTTCCTCTTTCCCCACAGAACGTATTATATCCTTCTGGTAAAGACATAATAAAATCATGGATATTCGCCTTTTTAGCTGCCTTTACGATCTCTTCATGGCTTGCACCAGGTCTTCCATAAGCGATATTTTGTTCAATCGTTCCGGTAAACAAATATACATCTTGTTGTACTAAACCAATGTTTGAACGAAGAGATTTTAAAGTTACATCTTTAATATTTTGACCATCAATACGAATAGATCCATTTGTGACATCATAAAAGCGAGACAATAACGAACAAAGTGTAGTCTTACCAGAACCACTTGGTCCCACTAAAGCAATCTTTTCACCGGCCTTGATATGTAAATTTACATCATCAATAACCTTTTCATTCTCAGTATATTGGAAAGACACATGATCAAAATCAATATTTCCGGAAACATTTTCTAAATCCTTGGCATTTTTAGAATCTTGAATTTCAGGAACTTCATTCATAACCTCTTCAAAACGTCTAAATCCAGAGAATCCTTTTTGGAACATCTCCGTAAATTCAACCAAGACTTCAATTGGAGAAACAAAGACATTGATATATAAGGCAAACGTAGCTAACACAATTGGGTTTAAATCGCCATTAGCGATAAACAGCCCACCAAATATAATGATTGTGACATATAAAAGTCCTTGGAAGAAATTATTTCCACCTTGAAAAGTACCCATAACACGATAATTGTCTTTTTTAGATTCCAAGAATTCCATGTTTGAATGATTGAATTTATCAATTTCAATATCTTCATTCGCAAAAGACTGTACAACACGAATACCACCCAAAGAATCTTGAAGACTTGCATTCACACTACCAATCTTCTTTCTGTTTTCCATAAAGGTTCTTCGCATCTTTTTATTTTGAGAATAACTAAACACCATCATCACAACAGTCACAGCCAAAAGAATCAATGCCAATGGCCAATAAATCGTAGCCAAAATAATGAAAGATCCGACAATTTTGAATAATGAAATAAATAGGTTTTCAGGACCATGATGTGCAAACTCACAAATATCAAATAAGTCTGAAACAACACGAGACATCATAACCCCTGTATTGTGTTTATCATAATAGGAGAAAGATAAACGTTGATATTGATTGAATAAGTCTTGACGCATATCACTTTCCATGTTGGCTCCCATCACATGGCCTTGACAACTCACGTAATAACGACATAATGCTCGTATCACATACATAACGAACAAACCTATTCCTAATACAAAAACTCCTTTTAAAATTTCATTGGATGACTTCAAAAAAAATTGTCCTGTACAATAACTTAGAATCAAAGGAAATGATAGATCAACAATACACATGATAAGTGCACAAAATAGATCCATAAAGAAAATCCCTTTATATGGTTTATAATATTGTAAAAATCGTTTAAATGTACTCATATACACCCTCCTGATTTCTGTATTATACACAAAATTTATTGAATTTTCCAAAGTAATGCTAAAATAAAACAAGAATGGATTATGATTAAAATTTTATTTTTTGATATTGATGGTACACTTTTAGAACTTGGCAAGAAGGAAATGCACCAAGAACTAGTTGATGCATTAAACTTAGTTAAGTAAAAAGACATCAAAATCATTTTAGCGACGGGAAGGCCACCTTTTGTCGTTCCTAAATTTCAAGGCATCGAATTTGATGGAGTACTTTCTTTTAATATCTCCTATTGTTTCACCAAAAATGAATTGATTTACAAGAATCCCATAGATAAGAAAGATATTGAAACATTCGTCGAAAACGCAAAAAGACTAAATAAAGCAGTTGCTCTAGCTGGAATCAATAAGATGGGATGTAATTTTGATGATGAAATCTTAGAAGAATATTTCATGATTGCCAACCAACATGTTCATGTACTTGATGAATTTAATAATTTTATGGAAGAAGAAATTTATCAAATGATGGTTGCCACTACAGAAGATCAAGATGAGTTGATTCTAGAAAACACAACTACATTAAAAGTGGCTCGCTGGTGGAATAGAGCTTGTGATATCATTCCTTGTAATGGTGGAAAAGATATAGGTATTCAAAAAATATTGGATTACTTCAATTTCAACAAAGAGGAAGCCACGGCCTTTGGCGATGGAGGAAACGATATTTCGATGTTGAAATATGTTGGTACCGTTGTTGCGATGGGTAATGCCAAAGACAATGTAAAAGCTATAGCTGACTACATTACAGATTCTGTACAAGAAGATGGAATAGTCAGTGCACTAAAACATTTTGAAATTATATAGAAAAAGACAGCAGTTTTCTTGCTGTCTTTTTACGTATGTTCTATTCTTTTTCTTTTTTGCTCTCTTCAATCACTCTTGAAGCATAAGGTTCTGGCACTGGATCATATCGGTCCATTTCCATTGTATAAGTACCTAAACCAGTTGTCATACTTCTTAATTCAACACAATATCTAGACATATTTGCCATTGGAACTTGTGCATCAATTTCTTGATCTGAATCCACTGGAGTCATACCCATAATTGAACCTCTACGTTTATTCATATCACCAATTACAGCTCCTGTAAATTCATCTGGAACACGAATCTTAACATTCATGATTGGTTCTAATAAGATTGGACGAACTTTAGTCATCGCGTCTTTATAAGCTAAATGAGAAGCCATTTTAAATGCCATTTCACTTGAGTCAACATCATGATATTTACCATCTAATAATGTTGTCTTCACATTGACCATCTTATATCCTGCTAAAGGACCTTTTTGGCAGCATTCACGAAGTCCAGTTTCTACGGCCGGAAAATATTGTTTCGGAACAGCTCCACCAAATACTTTTTCTGCAAATACCATTTCTTCTTCATCTGGATTTGGACTAAATTCTACAAATACATGTCCAAATTGACCATGTCCACCAGATTGTTTTTTATGACGACCTTCACCAACAGCTGTCTTTGTGATTGTTTCACGATATGTGATTTTTGGATCACTTAAAACAACTTCAGCTTTAAATTTAGAATTTAATTTATTTACAATGACATCTAAGTGTTGATCACCCACACCATAAATCACTGTTTCTTTTGTTTCTGGATTGTTTACAACTTTAAATGTTGGATCTTCTTCCTGTAAACGAGCAAGTCCATTTGATAAACGATCCTCGTCATTTTTAGTCTTAGGCACAACAGCTTGTCCATACATCGGTGTATCGAATGTGATTGGATCTGCCATCAACAATTTGCCTTTATCACACAATGTATCGTTTGTTCTAGTATTTTGTAGTTTTACTAAAGCACCAATATCTCCAGTAAACAATTTACCAGCTGCTGTCTGGTGTTTACCTTTAACGATATAGATTTGACTGATTTTTTCAGGTTTACCATTATTGGCATTCACAACTGTACTATCAGCTGCAAGTACACCACTCAATACTTTTACATAACTGATTCTTCCAACAAATGGGTCCATAATCGTTTTAAATACTTGTGCTGTTAAAACTTCTGTTTCACTTGTCAACAATTCAACTTTAACACCATTTGGAGTTGTAGCTGTGTACATACCTCTTTCTGAGTATGTTGGGAAATAATCAACGATTAAATCCATCAAACGTTGGATACCAATTGAATTGACTGCACTACCAGAATATACTGGACAAATTTCTCCATTACGTACACCAATACGCACACCACGTTTTAATTCTGCATCACTAAATTCTTCACCAGAGAAGAATTTTTCCATTAATTCATCATCGCCCATCGCAACCGCTTCGGCAATCTGATCTTTATAAAGAGCCACTTCTTCTTGCATAGATTCAGGCACTGGGCATGCTTTATCAGCTAATTCCGGACTATAATACCAGGCTTTATTTTTAATGATATTTACAGATCCGACGATTTTTCCATCTTCAACGATAGGAACCTCAAATGGAATAACACTCTTACCAAATTCTTCACGCAATGCTTGATAACTTGCATCAAAACTTGTGTGTTCTTCATCTAACTTATTGATAAAAAAAATTGTAGGCTTCTTTTCAGCTATAGCTTGTTTATAAGCCAATTTAGTTCCTGATTGTAAAGGATCTTTGGCATTAACTACGATTAAACTTGAATCACCTACCGCAAAACCACCTTGTTTTTCACCAACAAAGTCTAAATAGCCTGGTGTGTCAATGAAATTAATTTTACTATCTTCCCATTCAATTGGAACAATTGTTGTATAAACAGATAGTCCACGACGAATTTCTTCAACATCGAAATCGATCATTGAACTTCCTTCTGTTGTTTTACCAAAACGATCTGTTGCCTTTGTATAATATAACATAGCTTCTAGAACACTTGTTTTTCCAGCTCCACTATGTCCGATTACGCTTACGTTACGTACTTCAAAACTCTGATAATCTCTCATACGCTTAACCTCATCTTAAGATTGGCTCTAATTGAGCTCTACAATGTTCACGAACATAATCTAATGCAACATTACCTTGTTTATCTGTCATATCTTTATCAGCGCCATATGCCAATAATTTTTCCACTAAACTTGGATATCCTCCATAAGCTGCACGCATCAATGCAGTTACACCATTATTATCAAATAAGTTTACATCTGCGTTTCTTTCAAGCAATAAGTGAATTGTGTCACGCTTAAACGCAATACAAGCTTCCATTAAAGCACTACGACCTACCTCATCTTGATCATTGATTTTTGCCCCAGCATCTAATAATACTTCAACACAACGATCTTGTCCTAATAAGCAAGCACGCATTAAAGCTGTACGTCCTCTGTCATCTTTGGCATTGACATCTGCACCTGCATCAATCAAAGCCTTTAAGATTGTTTTATTACCTTTTTTTGCAGCTGTCATTAAAGCTGTTTTCCCTTTATTATCTGAAATATTCACATCAGCCCCATTATCAAGTAAAACCTGCACAACATCTTTACGGTCACGCTTACTTGCACGCATCAATGCAGTACGGCCATCACCATTCTGGTAGTTTACGTCCGCTCCTGCTTTGATTTGAGAACAAACCATTGGGAAATCTCCATTCGCACATGCATCCCAAAATACCTTATTAAAATTCTGATCCATTTCAATCATCCTCCTCATCATTATTGCTCTTGAAATCACAGAAAAACTGGAATGATAGTTCACCCCAGTTTACATATGTACAAAGAAAAGATTGAAATTTTTATTTACTTTTACGCCTTGAACTTGATTCATCTCAATCACTCCTTTGTTTAACTGATTCCATTCTAACAAAGAAAATATTTAGTGCAAATCAAGTACCAACTTGGACAGAAAACCTACCAATTATGCCTTTTCACAAAATAATTCAATAGATTCATGAAGCGGACCTTCAATAAAAGCCACTCGAATTGGAGAAACTGGATTTGTTTTCATATCTACATTTTTAGGCTCCACACTCACTCTATAGCCAGCATTACGAACTTTTTCAACAAGTTCATCCACATGATCTGTCGCAAACGCAAAATCACGAATACATCCTTCCCCAACTGACTTTGTGCCATCCAAAAATATTTCAATACAACTATTAAAACAATCTAAATGAATGCCTGTATCCCACTTTCTCAATACGGGAAGTTCTAATAATTCATGATAGAAACAAATCATTTCATCATATTGTTCTTGGGTCTCACATTTAAATGCAACATGGTGAATTCCCTTAATCATGATTTCTTCTTTCTAACAAACTAAATGTCACTTGTCCTTTTTCTCTTTGGACATCCGTACAAACAACACGTACACGCATTCCCATTTGGAACACTTTACCATGCGTCTGTCCCTTTAAAGTCATTGTATCCTCATCATAATCGTAGAAGTCATTTGATAAAGTATGAACTGGAACAAGTCCTTCCACTGTATTATCCATTTCCACAAAGAAACCAAAACTCATCACACCAACAATTGTTCCTTCAAAAACTTGACCAATTCTTTTCTCCATGAACTGCGCCTTCTTATAGTCATTCACCATTCTTTCCATCATAATCGCATCTCTTTCTTTTTCAGAAATATGGAAAGCCTGTTTTTCGATTTTCTTTTCATCATTTGATGGTGTACGCTTTTGTTCATTAAAACAATATGCATGCAGCATACGGTGTACAACTAAGTCTGAATAACGACGAATTGGACTTGTAAAATGACAATACTCTTCAAGTGCCAAACCAAAATGTCCTAAACAATGCGCATCATAACGCGCCTTTTGCATAGAACGCAAAGCTACCATAGACAAGACTTCATATGAATTTTCATCTTGAATCGATTCTAAGAATTTTTGGATTTGGCTAGCATTTACTTCATCTGGATAGAAATCAAATGGAATACGTAAAGAATTCGCAACGGTACAGATTGTCGCCACTTTTTTAGGATCTGGATTTTCATGCACACGATACATGCTTGGAATTTTATTCACATGCATATGGTGAGCCACACAAACATTGGCTAAGATCATACATTCTTCAATCATTTGTTCGGCAAAACCGCGCTCTAAAACTGTTACATCTACAGGATAACCATTTTTATCCATAATGATCTTTGCTTCTTTGGTATTAAAATCAATACATCCACGATTGTGTGACTGTTTCTTTAATAATTTAGCTAAAGATTCTAGAGTAAACAATAAATCTTTAACTTCTGAATACTCTTCCAGTATAGTTTCATCTGCAGCTAAACATGCGTTTACCTTTTTATATGTGCAGCGCTTATCGGAATGAATCACACTCGGGAAGACATTATATGTTAATAGATTTCCCCTCTCATCCACTTGCATAGCACAAGTAATCGTTAAACGGTCTACATTTGGATTTAATGAACAAATACCGTTACTCAAATCAAATGGAAGCATAGGCACAACTCGATCACAAACATATATAGAGTTTCCTCGTAAATAGGCTTCTTGATCAAGGGCACTATTTTCTTTTACATAATGTGAAACATCGGCAATATGTACATACAATAAATATCCCTTTTCATTTTTCACAATCGATATCGCATCATCAAAATCCTTGGCGTCATCCCCATCAATTGTGACAGTTAATAGATTTCTTAAATCTTTACGATTTTCAAGTTCATCCTTTTGTACTTTTGCCGGGGTTCTTTTACACTCCTTTACAATTTTCCCATTAAATACCTGACGAACTTGGTTGCTCGTAAGCATAGCACTAATATCTACGCCTGCATCGTCTGGATGTCCTAAGACTTGGATAATCCTTACTTCTAGAGGATCTGCATACTTCACAATTTGGCATACAACTTTTGTACGTTTTTTAAAACTAAATTCTTTTTCATTGACTACACGAATTGAACAGTGTAAATCTAAATCGCTATAGAAGAATGTTTTCTTCTTTTTAAGAATCATAACTCCTGTAATATTTGTCAATCCATGATTAAACACTTTGATTAAAGACGGTTCTGGCTTTAATCGCACTAAAACTTCATCTTTATCAAAGATCTTCATCTTTTTATTTTTCGGAACATACACCTTATTATTTTCATTAAATACAGCAATTTCATATCTGGAAATATCTTTTGCACTTCCAGCCATAAAATGTATATCATCAATCAAATATAGGCTTGTATGATCGTTATAAATCAATTTTTCATCTTCTAATTCATTTAAAGACTTCACCATTTCTGTAAATTCTTTACTTGATTTAGGTCTTACTATTTTTTCTAAATCGCGTATTTTACATTCTTTTTTTTCTTCTAGATATTGAATGATCTTTTCTTTCATTTTTTCCTCCTTTAAAACAGAAAAAAGACCTTAACGGTCTTTTAATTACACAATCTGCAATGCGATTACAATCGCAAAGAACAAAATTCCACAAAACAAAGTTAAACGAGAGATAACTTTTTCAGGACCTCTTTCTTTTTGTACCGCAAACAAGTTCAAATCTCCACTTCCTGTAAAGGCAGCAGACAACCCGTCTGATTTACCACTTTGTAATAATGTCAATATAATAATAACACCAGATAATGTCATTAAAACCACGTTTAATATATCTTTCATTTTTTCATCACACCTTCTACGATATTTCGATTATACCAATAATTCAATAAAAATACTAGTCAAAATTATAGTCTACTAAATCCATCAACGTATTCACTACATGAGTTGGATAAATTTTTAGTCGTTCAATATCTTCCTTGTTGTGAACCCCCGTCTGTACAAGCACCGTTTCAATATTTTGTTCATACCCAAGTTTAATATCCGTTTCTAGATTATCACCAATTAATACAATTTCATCTTCTTTTAAGCCAAAATATTCTAAACACAAATCAAGAATCGCTCGATTTGGCTTACCAATACGAGGGGATTTTTGATTAGCTGCATATTCAAACATATCTACGACACTGCCATTACCAACTTCAAATCCACCTGGTTTTGCTAAAATACGATCATTATTTGTACCAATAATTTTGGCTCCATTTAAAATCAAAGATAGAGCTTTTGAGTAAGATGCATATGTGGCATCTTTATCCAATCCTATAAAGACAAAATCTGGATTTTCATCATCAATAATAAAACCTTCTTGATTCAATGCATCTTTCATGCCTTGTTTTCCAATGTAATAAGCTTTATTCCCTTCATAATGTTTCTTAACATATTGGCTAGCTGCCATGGCACTATTATAAAACATCTCTGGCTTAATATTTGTATATCCCATCTCTTCCATATGCTTTACATTTTCTTGTGGGGTACGCATCGAATTGTTTGTCAAAAAAATAAATGGAATGTCCATTTGGATACAATAATCTAAAAATTGATGAGCACTTTCAATAATCTGCGTCCCACGATACATTGTGCCATCTAAGTCAAATACTAAAGTTTTCATAATTCACCTAAAAAAAGAAAGTCTTAGTCGACTTTCTTTAAATCCATATATGGAATTTCTGTTGGTGTTTCACGACCAAATAAGATTAATAGAACTGTAGCTTCTTTCTTTTCTTCGTCCATAGCTTCAATAACACCTTCGGAGTTTTTGAAAGCTCCATTTGTGATTTCTACACGGTCTCCCACTTCAAAATCAACTTGAACATTTACATCCTGACGTCCTAGACGACGTAATACAGCATCAACTTCTTCTTGAGCTACTGGGAATGGTTTAGCACCCTTTCCGCTTGATCCAATAAATCCAGTTACACCTGGTGTATTACGTACAACATACCAAGCTTCATCTGTCATGATCATTTGCACTAATAAATAACCAGAGAATAGATTGTGTGTTTTTTCTACTGGTTTACCATTTTTATATTCAATTTCTTTTTCTTCAGCAACGACGATCTGGAACAAAGAATCTTCAAGACCCATAGTTTTTACACGACGTTCCAAGTTTTCTTTTACACGATTTTCTTGACCTGCATATGTATTTACTACATACCATTCTTTTTTTAACTCTGACATATTTTCCTCCCTATGCGCCAACGATCACTTTCACAAGACCGCTTGATAAAACCTCACAAACAAAGAAATACAAACCAAATAATACTGTAAATACGATTACCAAACCACTTGATGACATTAATTCTTTAAATGTTGGCCATTTAACAGTTTTTAATTCTTTGAACACTTTTGATGGTGAATATGTTCTTTCTTTTTTTTCTTTACTCATATGGATTCCTCACTTTGTTTCCTTATGCAAAGTATGCTTGCCACACTTTGGACAATACTTTTTAATTTCAAGACGTTGCGTGTTGGTCTTCTTATTCTTTGGGGTCGTATAATTTCTTGATAAACACTCTGTACACGTCAAAACAACTTTATCTGCCAATTCCTTCACGCTCCTTAACTCAATAAATGTACCATTTTATCCAGTCAACTGTCAATTGTCGTATACCACTTTTTTACCTTTTCAAACATAAAACTTACCTTTGAAGCACTTAAGCCAAGTTCTTCCGCTATATTTTTTAAAGTATAGCCCTCCATTCGATAGTCAATGATCTGTACATAATCTTTACCAAAAACACGGTTTATACGATTTTTTGTATATTCCCACATGAGTTTATCTAAAACAACATCATGAACTTCTAATGAATCGAACATGTTCACATCACCATAGTATAGTTTTGTATCCTCACGAATTCTTTGGTCTAAACTAATACAGGTTTGATTTGAGTAACACTGCTTTCTTATGCTATGACGCAAAATATCATAGGCCTTATTTTTAGTGCAACGCCTATAAAATCCTGAAAACGAAAGTGCACGATCCATTCGATATTCAAATATACAATGATACAACAATAAATCGGCATGACGATAGAATTCTTCTTTTTCGCAAAGAATTGTGTTTGCCTTTCGTACAAAGACATCCGCCCATATGTCCGTCACCATAGGTCTATAGTATTGAATCAAATTTTTCATTTCTGTAAAATCATTCATTTGAACCATGTATATACATTCATATATATTCATCTTTATCACCTAAATCCATTATAACGAGGCAATGTGAAAAAGACATTAAAAAAGCCGATTTTATAAAAAATCGACTTATTTGATTGGATTTCTTTGGTTGTATACCTCATACATCAAGACAGCTGCTGCAACACTCGCATTTAATGAAGTGATACTTCCGACCATTGGTAGATACACCATATAGTCACATTGTTTCTTTACAAGATTTGAAATACCCTGACCCTCAGATCCTATAACTAATACAGTTGGTGAATCATACATACCTTCACGATATTCTCTTGCATCCTTCATATCTGTACCAACAACCCAATATCCTTCTTGTTTCAAGTTTCTTAATGTCTGCGATAAATTCGTCACAATCGAAACAGGTACAGTATAAGCAGCTCCTGTACTTGCCTTAACAACCGTTGGAGTTAATCCACAACTATTGTGTTTCGTCAAGATGACACCATCAACACCCGTACAATCACAAGTTCTTAAAATAGCACCTACATTATGTGGATCTTGAACACCGTCCAAAGCCACTAATAAGCCAGGCTTTTTAGCTCGTCTAACTAATTCTTCAATACTATATGTTTCAATTTCACTTACTTTTACCGCAACTCCATTATGATGTGTTGAATTCGCAATTTTATCTAATTTTGCACGATTACAATATTCTACCTTTAAATTTGATTTTTGAATCGATTTTAAAAGCTTTGCGTCTTTCAATCCCTGAAGTACATATACTTTTTCGATTGAATCCGGATCATTTTGAAGTGTAGAATACACATTTTTTCCATATACGATCATAGACTGTCCCCTATATCAATTATTCTATCTAGACAAACCTTAAGTCTATCCTGATGTCCATATAAATATAAATATCCCAACATAGATTCTAATGCGGTTGCTTCTAAGTATGTTTTGTGTGTCGCATTTTTAGCCTTTGAATGAATCGTCGCATTTCTTCCACGTGCAAGAATCGTTTTCTCATCCTCGGTAAAGAAATCTTCATCCATCATTGTATTCAACATAACAGATTGCCCTTTAGCACTACAAATTACAGCGTTTTTCTTCTGAAGAACATGGGCCTTGCGATACCCTAAACTTAGAAGGTGTTCGCGCACAGCCAAAGACATAACGGCATCACCAATCCATGCTAGACTTGTCGCATTTTCCGTTACAATTTCCATTACAGAATTCCTTTTTCAATCAATGCAGCACGAAGTGTATCCGCTGTTTCAAAATCTTTTTCTTTAACTGCACTTCTCCAGTTTTGATACATTTCTTTATCTTCATCACTCATTGTAATCTTATCAAATTCAATGCCTAAAATATAAAGCATCTTTTCTAATGTATGTACTAAAACAGCTAAATTTTCAACATCGATTTCTCTTTGACGAACCACCTGATTGATTTTTTTAACGACTTCATAAACAACACTGATCGCATTAGGTGTATTTAAATCATCATTTAATGCATCAATAAATGAAGTATACGTTTCATCAAATGCAGTTGTTTCTTTAGCATTTGATAAAGCAAGTTTTACACAAGCCTGTTTATAAGCAGCTGCAATCTTATCTAATTCTTTCTTTGAAGTTGAAAATGCTTCTTCATTTAAGTTTAGTGGAGCGCGATAATGTGTAGAAATCATCAACCAACGAGTTAAGTTTCCTCCATGGTTTGCGATCAAGTCTTTAGCCCACCATACATTACCTAATGATTTTGACATCTTGATACCATTGATATTGATCATACCATTGTGTACCCAGATATTTGCCAAGTGTGTATCGTTGCATACTTCACATTGGGCAATCTCATTTTCGTGGTGAGGAAATTTTAAATCTAAACCACCACCATGGATATCAATCAATGTTTTCTTAAATACATCCTGTATCATAACCACACATTCTGTATGCCATCCTGGACGTCCTTTCGACCAAGGTGAATCCCATTTAATTCCTTCCGTTGTCTCTTTCCATAAAGTAAAATCTAATGGATTCTCCTTCTTTTCATTTTCATCAATACGAGCACCAACCATTAGATCATCAATACTTTGATGAGACAGTTCTCCATATTTTTTATCACTATTAACTCGGAAATAAACATCGCCTCCCACTTGATAAGCTGAACCATTTTTAACCATCTTATCAATAAATTCGATAATACGATCCATTGTTTCTGTAACGCGAGGTGCATAGGCTGGAAGATCTGCATGTAAACCTTTACGTACATCGTTATAGGCAACAATAAATTTGTCAGTGATTTCCTTTTCAGTAACATTTTGTTCAATAGCCGTTTTAATGATCTTATCGTCTACATCTGTATAGTTTGAAGCAAAAGTCACTTCATAACCTTGTGCAGACAATGCTTTTTTTAATGTATCAAATACAACGATAGGACGAGCATTTCCAATATGTGGATAGTTATAGACCGTTGGTCCACATACGTACATGGAAATCTTTCCTGGTTCGATTGGTTTTAATTCTTCAATGGTTTGAGAATAACTATTATATAATTTCATAATAAAATGTCCTCCAATTCATATTTTTTATTATACAATACAAAACATGAAAAAAAAAGCTAACCAAATGGTCAGCCTACATGTAATTTAGTCATGATACGACGAATATCTTCTTCATATGGTGTACCTGCTAAATTTTCTAATGCAGGATTAAAGTATTCCATCATATGATCCACATCTTTTAAATAAGAATATTGAAGCCCAATTAAATATTGAATGGTTCCAACAGGGAATTTTTTATTGTTGTCTAGTTCTGACTTACCATCCCACATACCATTTAAAATTTCTTTACAGTCATCAATATATTTGGCTTCTTTCTTCATTAATATGCTGAATTGAATCTGCATATTCTTGAATGTCTTTTCATCAACATAGCTTTTTCCATAAGAAAGCATGCCCTCTGCTTTTTTGATTTTTCCTTTTTCTAAATAATAATAAAATCCACGAGTTGCGACACTAGCCTTTTGTTTATTTGAAATACGCATATTTTTCAACAATTCAAATTGTTCTTCGATTTTCGTATCATTTCTTTGTGCCAAATAGCCACTTAATCGCATATACTCACGGTTAAATGCCTGATATGAGAATTTACATATTCCTGTATCTAATGTTTTGTAGAATTCGTCATATTGTTCATTGTTCAATTGAACTAATAACTTCTTCCATACAACTTTTTTCATAATTATTGGCACTAAGATAAATACTAATGTCAATATAATTATGATCATTACATTCATTGTCTTACTATCCATTTTGTTCCTTATCCTTTTCTAATTCTAAAGTTAAATCACGAAACTGAGCTAATAAATCTTCGTCAATTCCATCTTTTCTTAATTTTTCCATGTAAACAGCATCTAAATCGTCTACATCTTTTGTTAAATCATCACGCTCAGAATCCGTCAAACGATGTCGAATACCCACCGCTAACACCTCACAATCTCTAAAGGTTAGAATACATGATTTATATATTTATTTCAAGGTTTTGATTTGCACTTTTTAGTAAAGTATACAAAAAAAGGAACCCTATTGGATTCCTTTAAAAGTCTTACAATTATTAAGCTAATTCTGAGAAGTACTTAATTGTACGAACCATTTGGCTTGTATAAGAGTTTTCGTTGTCGTACCAAGAAACAACTTGTACGTGAGTAGTTCCGTCACCTAATGAGTGAGCCATTGTTTGAGTTGCATCGAACAATGATCCGTAACGCATACCAATAATATCACTAGATACTAATTGTTCTTCAGTGTATCCGAACGATTCAGTTGTAGCAGCTTTCATAGCAGCGTTAATTTGATCAACAGTTACGTCACCTTCAACAACAGCTACTAAAATAGTAGTTGATCCTGTAGGAGTTGGAACACGTTGAGCAGATCCGATTAATTTTCCGTTTAATTCAGGGATAACTAATCCGATAGCTTTTGCAGCACCTGTTGAGTTAGGAACAATGTTAACTGCAGCAGCACGGCTACGACGTAAATCACCTTTACGTTGAGGTCCGTCTAATGTCATTTGGTCACCTGTGTAAGCGTGAACTGTAGTCATGATACCTGATTTAACTGGAGCTAATTGGTTCAAAGCGTTAGCCATTGGAGCTAAACAGTTTGTTGTACAAGAAGCTGCAGAAATTACTGTATCTTCTGGTTTTAATGTTTCGTGGTTTACATTGTAAACGATTGTTGGTAAGTCATTTCCTGCTGGAGCAGAGATAACAACTTTACGAGCACCTGCTTTAATGTGTGCTTCTGCTTTAGCTTTTGAAGTATAGAATCCTGTACATTCTAATACTACGTCAACGCCTAATTCACCCCAAGGTAATTTAGAAGCATCAGCTTCTGCGTAGATAGTGATTTCTTTTCCATCTACTGTAATTGAATTTTCACCAGCAACAACTGTGTCAGCCTTAGCGTAAGTTCCTTGAGTTGAATCATATTTCAACAAGTGAGCTAACATCTTAGGGCTAGTCAAGTCATTGATAGCTACTACTTCGTAGCCTTCAGCACCAAACATTTGACGGAATGCCAAACGTCCGATACGTCCAAAACCGTTAATCGCAACTTTTACTGTCATGTCAGTAAATCCTCCTTTAAATACCATTGTTATTATAAAAGCCTACTGTTGATTTGTCAATTCTCTAACAAGTAAAACTTTTTACAACTAACAACACTTATATATTAGACTATTTACAATTCATTCTCAAGCATTTTCACACTTTTTACATAACCTTAATTGTGCTATTATATTCAAAAGGAGGAATTAAAAATGAACCAAAGTTTAATCCTAGATTTACTAGAAAATAATGCTCGTCTAACTTCACAAGATCTAGCGGATATTTTGAATGAAGATGAAGCAAGTATAAAATCAGAGATTCAATCTTTAGAAAAAAACAAGATTATTTGTGGCTATCACACAATTATCAACTACAATAAAGCGTTAAAAGATCAAAAAGTTTTAGCATATATTGAAGTAAGTTGTACACCTACAAGAAATAGAGGCTATGACAAGACAGCAGCATTGATTGCCAACTATCCAGAAGTAGATACAATGTATCTATTAAGTGGAGATTGTGATTTCTTATGTTTAGTACAAGGTAAAACCATGTTTGAAGTGGCTCGCTTTGTTTCAGATAAGATTGCCTGTGTTGAAGATGTTCGTTCCACAAAGACATTATTTGTCTTAAAACAATATAAGCAAAGTGGTATTGTCATGATTGACAAACCAGAAGATAAAGAATCAAGATTGGTTGTGACTCCATAATGAAGAGTTTATCTACAAAAGCAACATCTATCAAGCCAAGTGGAATCCGTAAATTCTTTGATTTAGCAAACACAATGGAAGGCGTTATCTCTTTAGGTGTTGGTGAACCCGATTTCGCTACGCCATGGCACATTTGTGAAAATGCGATTCACTACATGAGCACAGGACATACTCACTATACAGCCAATCGTGGATTGTTGGAGCTTCGTGAAGAAATCTGTAAATTCCATAAGGAACATTACAATCAAACATATGATCCTGAAAATGAAGTTATTGTCACAATTGGTGGTAGTGAAGCCATTGACTTATGTATGCGTGCCCTGTTGAATCCTGGCGATGAAGTTATTGTATTAGACCCTAACTACGTTGCTTATGCACCAAGTGTTACACTAAGTGATGGTGTTGTTGTCCCTTTACAGTTAAAAGAAGAAAATGACTTTAAAATTTTTCCAGAAGATTTAAAGAAAGTCATCACACCAAAGACAAAAGCGATGATCATCAATTATCCTAGCAACCCTACAGGTGGTGTCATGACAAAAGAGGACTACGCAAAAATTGTTGATATCATCAAAGAATCAGGTATATATGTTGTGAGTGATGAAATCTATGCCGAACTAAGCTTTGATCAGCCTTTTGCATCATTAGCCCAATTTGACGAAATCAAATCTCAAATTATTGTCGTAAATGGTTTTTCTAAAGCATATGCGATGACAGGATGGCGTCTAGGCTATTGTATGGCCAACAAAGAACTTTCTTCTGTTATGAATAAGATTCACCAATATGTGATCATGTCAGCTCCTGTTATGTCTCAATACGCAGGTATCGAAGCCATTAAAAACGGCTATGATGATGTATTGATGATGAAAGATGATTATCTAAAAAGAAGAAACTTCTTAGTCAACAGACTCAATCGTATGGGACTAAAGACAAATATGCCTCATGGTACATTCTATGTATTCTGTAATATTCAATCGACAGGCCTTGATTCCGAAACATTCTGCGAAAGATTACTACAAGAACAAAAAGTTGCCTGTGTTCCAGGAAACGCCTTTGGTCCAAGTGGTGAAGGATACATTCGTATCTCTTATGCATATAGCATAGATCACATTAAAGAAGCTGTTGTTCGCTTAGAACAATTCTTGAAGGATTTAGACAAATCAGTCTAGATCTTTTTTTCAAATAAACAGAAAAAAGGATGCCATTTTGACATCCTTTAATACTACTTGGCAATCAAATCATCCATTGCCTTTTGGAAATGAACCGTTTTGTTGTGAGCATCCTCTTTTGAAGCTCCCTTGATACAATAGTAGAATTTACATTTTGGTTCTGTTCCACTAGGACGTACCGCAATCCAGCTTCCATCTTCAAGATAGTATTTTAATACATCCGATTTAGTGAATCCAGTAAGTTCAGTTACTGTATCCCCTTCTTTGATTACACATTCTTTATAGTCTTCACTACGAACTACTTTTGTGCCACCAATTTGTGTTGGAGCCTCTTTTCTTAAGTTAGCTAAGATTTCTTTAATACGCTTAGCACCAGCTTCACCAGCTAATGATAACGCAACTTGACTTTCTTCATATGTACCATGACGGTCATACAAGCTATCTAATACATCAACTAAATCTTTACCTTGTTCTTTGTAGAATGCACAAGCTTCTGCCAGCATTAAACAAGCTTGAGGAGCATCTTTATCACGTACGAAAGGTTTAATTAATGAACCATAGCTTTCTTCATATCCAAATACATAGTTCTTTTCGTGCGTTTTTTCATATTTCGCAACTTTTTCACCAATGAATTTGAATCCAGTTAAAGTTTTTTCTGTTGTAACACCATAATCAGAAGCTACTTTTTCTCCTAGATCACTTGTAACAACCGTATTGAACATTACAGGATTTTCGGGCATTTTACCTTGTTTTTGAAGTTGTGAACAAATATATTCAATTTCAACAGAACCAGATTGGTTTCCTGTTAATACAACATATTCACCATTGTGCAAGACTCCAACTCCCATACGGTCAGCATCTGGGTCACAAACTAAAATTAAGTCTGCTTGATTTTCTTTTGCGTATTTTAATGACAATTCATAAGCACCTGCTTGTTCTGGGTTTGGTGTAGGTGTATTTGAGAAATCAGGATCTGGACTACATTGCTCTACAACTGGAATGCAAGTATATCCTGCACGTTTATAAACTTCTTGAACAGGAATATTAGCAGTTCCATGTTCTGGTGAAAATACGATTTTAATATCTTTTTTAACTTCTGGATTCAATTGGATACTTAATACATTTTTGTAATATTCTTCATCCACATCTTTACCAATAACTGTAATTAATTTCTTTTGTTCTTCTGTACAGTTTGCATCAATTGCCAATTCATCTTCAATTGCGTTAACCTTATCAATAACCTGACTAGCCAAACATGGAATCAACTGACATCCTTTATCATCATACAATTTATATCCATTGTATTCTTTAGGGTTGTGACTGGCAGTAATCATAATGCCACCAAAGCAATTTAAGTGACGTACTGCAAAACTCAATTCTGGAGTTGGACGTAATGATTCAAACACATATGATTTAATGTTGTTTTTTGCTAATAAGTCAGCACAATCAAACGCAAACTCTTTTGACATGTGACGGTTATCATAACCAATCGCAATACCAGCTTTACCACCATTATTTTCATTTATGTAATTTGCGTATCCTTGAGTTGCCTTACGAATTGTATGAATATTAATTCGGTTTGTTCCCGGACCTAAAAGACCACGCATACCTGCTGTACCAAACTCAATTGTTGTATAGAATGCATCATTTTTTTCTTCTGCATTCATTGCTTCTAAAACAGGTTTGTATTGAGGGGCTAAATTTTCATGGTTTAACCATTTTGAATATCTTTCTTCAACAATAGACATTATTTATTCTCCTTCTTTTCTAACTTTGAAATAAAAAAGTCTCATAAAACTATGAGACTTTCTTTAATTAAGCAATGATCTTTTGAGCACGCAATACTTCTTCGATTGCAGCTACAGCAGCATCTTCATCTTCGCCTGAGCAGCTAATTGTGATTTCTGACTGTGTAGGAATGCCTAAAGACATAACTCCCATGATAGATTTCATGTTTACTTCACGTCCTTTGAAAGCTACATTGATTTCACTTTTAAATTTACTAGC
>Kit_p2__coassemble_2216_pt1 | contig 11837 bp, 10 predicted proteins | sample Kit_p2__metabat2_low_PE_025 | metagenome-assembled genome bin Kit_p2
AACCGCAGGAACTGCGGGGATAGCTTGGTAAGAAAGGTTTCGATAGAAGCCTGTTCCCAAGAATCTTGTCACTGCGGTGATGAGAGGTTCAAGTTTTAACGACAATTGATATTTTCGTTCTTTGTTTCATGTGCGTTTTGACACAATTAAGTGAATCGTTAAATAAAAAACAAAAGCGTGGATTTTTATTTGCGTTTGGATTGATTGCACTGATTTCATTATTAGAAGTCGTTACATTAAAAGTGGATGGTTTACCAAAGAAATTTCGTTGGATCAATATAGTATCGAACTATCTTGGTTTTGGTCTTATGCCATCGGTTTGTATATGTTTGGTGTATGTATTGGATAAGAAGACAAAACTTAGGTGGGAATTCAAATTGGCAATTTTATGGGAAATCGTATATCTTTTGATTTTGGCCCTTTCGATCCCGTTGTATTTTCAGTAAGTCAAGAAAATATATATTCTAGGGGGCCTTATTTCTTTATTTATATCTTTGCGTATTTTATATCGATATTATATTTATCTTTGTCTACGATCTTTGTCTCAAAACAGTTTCAAAACCGCAGTAAAGCATTGATTTATCCATTGATGATCTTCTTGGTTGCAGAAACTATCATACAAATCTTAGTCCAGATCTTCATGTGAGTTGACTTTGTGTCACCTTACTTTCGGTCTTATATTTTATATATTGTAGCGAAATGTGGAATCAGTTAGATGGTTTGACCGGATTATTAAATCAGAATAGTTTTTTGAATCGATCTGAAGAAATGAATTATACAAATGGTATGTTGATTGTCTTTGACGTGGATGATTTAAAACATGTCAATGATGTGTTTGGTCATATCAAAGGGGATTTGTGTTTGAGTATCATTGCGGATTGTATTAAGAAGGCATATGCCAAATATGGCTATTGTTACAGAGTTGGTGGCGATGAATTCTGTGTCTTATTAAAAAACAGTCGAAATGAAGAGGCGTGTTCTTCACAGTTTGAAAGTTTCATAGAAAAGAAGCGTAAAAAATATAATTATTTGCCTTCTGTATCTTATGGCTCAGCCTTGTTGCTGACGGGGGATATTGTCAGTGTCAAGGATTTGGCGGATCAAAATATGTATTTAAATAAGAAGAAACATAAACAGCAGCAGTGATTGCTGCTGTTTTAAGGTAAAAACCAAGTAATCAAATCGACAAGCCATGCAATGAAATTCGACCCTTTCTTGATTTCATTATTATATTGATGGGATTGAATCATTTCTTCTTTGGTGAAGCCTTTTTGTGTAAGAGAATCTATTTCTTTTTGAGTTAGGCCTTTGTTGAATAGTTCATCTATGTCTTTCTTGTTCATAAATGAAGTATAACACATAAAGAAAAAAAGAAGAATATTCTCTTCTTTTTTATCTTATGCATAATTTTTTTAAGGATCCTAATTATCTAAAATTAAATAGCGTTTTGTTTCTTCAAAGTTTTTAATGTTCTAGCTGAAACACGGATAGTTTGTGGCTTTCCATCAACTACAACACGAACTTTTTGAAGATTCACGTTCCATTTACGGCGAGAAGCACGCATTGAGTGAGAACGTTTATTTCCAGATAAAGGACCTTTTCCAGATACTGCACATACTCTTGACATCTTAATGTCCTCCTTTTTCTTTCATTTACGCAATCGCTTAACTATAATACCATTAACAAGCCCTTATTTCAACCCCTGAATTAAAATTTGTTCAAGACTCAATAGAATGTTATAATGATAATGTTTTAAAAAAAGAGGAGAAGATGGAATGTTGAATTCGAATTACTTAATAATCTTAGGCATGTGTTTAGTTACGCTTGTGATTATGTTGCTGATTATGCCTGGATTGATTGATTATTTACATAAAATTAAGTTTGGACAAACAGAAAGAGAGGAGGGGTTGGCAAGCCATAAAAAGAAGAATGGTACGCCTACTATGGGTGGCTTAGCCTTCATTATTGTACCGACACTTGTTTATATTATAGGTTCTTTCTTTACTCCATTCAAACTGGATATGAATACAATGATTATTCTACTTGCCTTTGTAGGATATGGTGTTGTTGGATTTATAGATGATTATATTATTGTTGTACAAAAGAATAATGAGGGGTTAAAACCAGCTCATAAGTTTTTACTTCAGTCTATTTTAGCGGTTGTGTTTTTCTTCTTATATCGTACAAGTTCAACTACAGATATTTGGATTCCTATTTTTAATGTGACAATCGATTTATCATGGTTCTACTTTATTTTAGTATTCTTTATGTTTACAGCTGAAACGAATGCGGTGAACTTAACGGATGGTTTAGATGGATTGTGTGCAGGCCAGATGGTAATTGCGCTTGTTCCATTTGTGGTATTCGCATTGATGCAAGGATTATATAATGTGGCATGTTTGATTTGTCTAGTGATCTTTGCGTTACTTGGATATTTGAAGTTTAATAAGCATCCAGCTCAAATCTTTATGGGGGATACGGGGTCGTTGGCTTTGGGTGGCTTGATTGCCGCTGTGGCAATGGTCTTAAAACAGGAAATTTTATTGATTATTATTGGTTTTGTTTTTGTCGCAGAAGTTTGCAGCGTTATTATACAGGTTACGTATTATAAAAAAACACATAAGAGAATTTTCAAGATGGCGCCTTTGCATCACCACTTTGAAATGTGTGGATGGTCTGAAGAAAAGGTTGTTACACGTTTTAGACTTGTTGGTGTTATCTTAGCGGTTCTTGGACTTGTTTTGGGGGTAATGTAGATGGAAACTGTATTAGTCATTGGGGCTGCCCGTAGTGGGATTGCCGTTAGTAAGCTTTTATTAAAGAATGGGTATCATGTTGTATTAACGGATTCGAATGCGATTAAAGAAAAGACAGAATTAGAATCGTTAGGTATCGAAGTGTTTGATGGGGGACATCCAGATTCATTAAAAGAAAAGAAGTATGCGTTTATTGTAAAGAATCCTGGTATTCCTTATCGTGTTCCTTTCGTACATTATTTTGTAGAACAAAACGCAAAAATCTATACAGAAATTGAGGTGGCGTATCGTTATGCCAAGAACTTTAATTATGCAGCCGTAACAGGTACAGATGGTAAGACAACCGTAACGACGTTATTATATGAGATGTTGAATCGACAAAAGAAGAGTTTGGTTGCTGGAAACATTGGTACGCCTTTATGCGAATTGGCTTTAGAATATACGGATGAAGACTATAATGTAGCTCTTGAATTAAGTAATTTCCAATTGTTGGGAATTGAAACATTTAGACCTCATGTATCAACTGTGACAAATTTGGCACCGGATCATTTAGATTATATGGATAGTCTAGAAGCGTATTATGAAAGTAAGATGCGTATTTATGAGAACACAAATGCGGATGATTACTTTATTCGTAATGTGGATGATGAAAATATTGTGAAGTATGCTCAAAACATTCCTTGTCATGTGATTGATTTTTCTTTGAAAAGAAAAGATGTCGATTTATATAAAGATGATAAGTATGCATATTATAAAGATACGCAGTTGTTTACTTTATCGGATTTAAAAATTGTTGGTGAATTCAATTGTGGGAATGCGATGATGGCAAGTTGTATGGCCTATTTGATGGGTGTTTCTTTATTTAATATTCAAGAAGTGATTCGTGAATTTAGTGGTGTAGAACATCGTATTGAATATGTCGATACTATTGATAATGTTCGTTTCTACAATGATTCTAAGGCTACAAATACGCATGCGGCTTGTGCAGGTTTATCTGCATTTGAGAAGAATGTGATTCTACTTTGTGGTGGCAAAGATAAACATATTTCTTTTGATGATTTGAAACAATATGATGGTGTAGTGAAGAAATGTATTTCTTTTGGTCAGACAAAAGATAAGTTTAAAGATATCTTTACAAGTCAAATGAGTGTTGAAACCATGAAGGATGCATTTGAAAAGGCTGTGTTACTCGCAAAACCTGGTGATATTGTCTTATTGTGTCCTGCATGTTCTAGTTTTGACCAGTTTAAAAATTATGAGATTAGGGGCGAAATTTTTAAACAGATGGTTCATGCGTATGCAGCTAAAAGGAATGAAGAATGATATTTCTAAGCAGTATTGTTAAGACAATCTTATTAGGAATCATACAGGGGATAACGGAATGGCTGCCGATTTCGTCGACAGGACATTTAATTTTATTTGCGAGTATTTGGCCACTTGAACCGGTTACTTTCTTTGAAGTGTTCAAGGTGGTTATTCAGTTTGGTAGTATTTTAGCGGTTTTAGTGTTGTACTATCAGAAATTGAATCCTTTTGATAAGCGTAAATCGTTTAAAAAGAGAAAACAGACTTTACAACTTTGGTCTAAAGTGATTGTGGGCGTCATACCAGCTGCCATTATTGGCTTATTGTTGGATGATATTATTGAGGGATATTTGTCGGCAAACTTTGTGATTGCGGTAGCACTGATTGCGTATGGGATTATTTTTATCTTGGTTGAGAAGAATCCTAGACAAGAAAAGATTGAAACGATTGAAACGATTGAACAAGTTGATTATCTTTCGGCTTTAAAGATTGGCTGCTTTCAATGTCTAGCCTTGATTCCAGGTACTTCAAGGTCTGGCGCAACGATTTTGGGTGGCTTATATTGTGGCTGTTCTAGAACGGTCGCAAGTGAATTTTCGTTTTTCTTGGCCATCCCTGTCATGTTTGGAGCGAGTCTTTTAAAGGTCATTAAATATTTTATAAAGGTAGGTTTATTTAATTTTGGACAATTGTTCTTATTACTACTAGGAACTTTCGTGGCTTTTGTGGTGAGTTTATTTGCGATAAAAGCTTTATTAAACTATGTGAAGAGCCATGATTTTACAATTTTTGGGTGGTACCGCATTATTTTAGGTATCTTTGTGATTATATTTTTCTATGTGATTTAAAGAGGGTTATAGAAATGAATGAATTTGATTTGCATATGCATTCCTGTTATTCGGGGGATGGGCAGTTTACGCCTGAAGAATTGATTGGAATCGCAAAAGAAAGAGGATTAAAAACCATTGCATTAAGTGATCATGATTGTATCAGTGGTGTTAAGGAAATGATCAAACTTGGTAAAGAAGCGGATATTGAAGTGATTCCTGCCATTGAGTGTTCAACAAGTATTGGTTATACAGATGTACATTTACTTGGATATGGTATCGATTTAGAGGATACCTATTTTCAAAATTTATTGGAAAGAATACAAGTGAAGTCTAGAAATGCATTTTCAACTCGTTGCGATAAATTAAGAGCGAAGTATGGTGTTGAAATTGATGAAGAGGCTGTTTTGAAAGAGGCGAATGGTAAGAATCCTTGGTTTGTGATGTGTACGCATATGTTCAATGATCCTCGTTATCAAGATATTCCAGATTTTAAGGATTATATTCCAGGCGGAAAAAGAAGTGATCCGGCACCCGTTAATTTCTTTTGGGATAAATGTCAATATGGATCCGATTTATTCGTATATGTGCCAATGCCTGATTTTGTCGAATCGGTTCAAAAGATTCATGAGGCTGGTGGACTTGCGATTGTAGCACATCCGTTTAATACGTTTTATAAGAATGATGAAATGTTGAAGGTGTTATTGGATGCTGGAGTGGATGGTATTGAAGCTTATAGTAATTATCATACGCCTGAACAGAATGTATATTATGAAAAACTAGCGAAGGAACATCATTTATTGATTACTTGTGGAAGTGATTTCCATGGGGAGAAAAAGCCAAGTATTCAAATGGGTGAGTATGGATTGGATAAAGATGGTTCTTTATGGCTAGAACAATTTAAGGAAAAACTAAAGGCAGCTAGGGAATTCTAGCTGCCTATATTGTGAATAGGAATGTAAAAAGTATGCAATAGCTTAATAGATTGTTGGAATGACTTACTCGAAATAGAGATTGATGTCCCATTTCTGTGATGGCACAGAATTTATCTACAGCTTGAATGATCCATCCAACGCTTGTGCTTGGGTGGCTTGTTTTTAATGGCCACATGTGATGTAGAATGGCATCGTCAATGGTTGGATTTGTTGATGTGATGTTTTTAGCGTTCTCAAGGGCAATGATTGGGTGAATCATCGCATGATGTCCTTCAAGAGGACGCTTATCATCTGTTTTCCAATCATAGTAATATAAATCATGTAATAGACCGGCACGTGCTGCACTATAGGTGTCAAGACCGAATTTTCTGCAAATTATAAAGGAATAGTAAGAAACGTTTAAAGAATGTTGAAAGCGAGATGTAGCCATGTGTTGGCTGCATTTTTTTAGGGCTTGTACTTCTTGTGTATCAATTAAGTCTGATATTGTATCAAAATATTCTTGTGCAATATGAGTATCTTGTCGTTGTAAATTGATTCTTGATAAAATAGCTTTTTCCATTTCTTGACCTCACTAGGGAATAATATAGCATATTTAAAATTAAGATACAAATATTTAATTCAAACCTAGTATTATGATATAATTAGTTGTAGGAGGCTATTATTATGGTAATTTTATATACTTCTCCAGGTTGTGCGAGTTGTCGTAAGGCAAAACAGTGGTTAAAAGACAACCAAATTGAATTTGTTGAAAAGAATATATTTACTTCATTATTGAAGGAAAGTGAAATTAAATATTTATTGTCGCGATGTGAAAATGGAACGGAAGATATCATTTCGGTTCGTTCGAAGGCATTCCAGGCACTTCAAAAAGATATCGATGATTATTCGATGAAGGAATTGGTTACTTTGATTCAGGAAAATCCATCGATTCTAAAAAGACCGATTCTTTTATCGGAAAAGAGCCTTGTGGTTGGATATGATGATGATGAAATCACAACAATGATGCCAGCACAATTAAGGACAGTCGTAGACAATGCATGTACAGATGCTTGTCCAAACTATTCTGTTTGTGGTAAGTGTAGAGAGCGTGCAAGTATGAACTAGTGTATTCTAGTTCTTTTTTTTCGCTTATAAACGAAATGCAAATGAAATGAAGTTTATGTATTTCGCTTAAACGGATATACTTAGAGTAGGAGTATGTTTAGGAGGAGTTTAATGGACTATATATCTTGTGAATCTGCTGCTAAAAAGATAGGGGTATCGACTCGTAGAATTCAACAGATGTGTAAACAAAAAGAAATAGTTGGTGCAATAAAGGATGGGCGCAATTGGCTGATTCCTGATAATGCGATTTTAAGTCCGAAAAAGCCTTTACCAATAGGTGTTTCTGATTTTAAGTCGGCAACAACGAATTATTACTATGTAGATAAGACTTTATTGATTCGTGATTTTTTGAATGCGATACCGATGGTATCTCTTTTCACGCGTCCTAGGCGTTTTGGGAAAACATTAAATATGGATATGTTGCGTGTTTTTTTTGAAAAAACACCGGAAGATACATCTATTTATTTTAAGGATAAGTATATATGGCAGTGTGGGGATTACTATACAAAACATCAAGGTCAATATCCTGTGATATTCTTGTCTTTTAAAGATGTTAAATGTTCGAGTTGGCAAGAGACTTTTCAAAAAATTAGTAAATTGATTTCTCTAGAGTTTATGCGTCATAATGAATTGGAGAGTAGTTCTGTACTAAGCTCATACGAAAAAGAGCAGTATCATCGTTTTGCGAGTGAAAATATAAATGAGGTTGATTGTCAAATGGGGCTTCAACTTTTATCTTTATTACTTCACAAACATTATGATAAAGAGTGTGTCATTATTATTGATGAATATGATACGCCCATTCAACAGGATCATCTTTGTGATTTTTATAATGAAATTGTTGATTTTATGCGCAATTTTTTTTCGGGTGGTCTAAAAGACAATCCACATTTGGCTTTTGGATTTTTAACAGGTATTCTAAGAGTCGCAAAAGAAAGTATTTTTAGTGGGATGAACAATTTAAAAACGAACTCCATATTAGATAATAATTATAGTTCTTATTTTGGCATCACAAATGAAGAAGTCAGAGACATGCTTGCATATTATGATTATGAAGATAAATATCAAGAAATTTGCGAATGGTATGATGGATATCGTTTTGGAAATTCGGAAATATTTAATCCTTGGTCTGTAATCAATTATATTTCGGATCAATGTTTTCCAAAAGCTTTTTGGCAATCAACAGGTAGTAATGATATTATTGGTGAAATCATTGGAACCGCAACACCTGAAATTAATGAAAATTTGTATAAATTGTTTTGTGGAAATACTGTCACAACGTATGTAGATACAAGTGTAATATATCCTGAAGTTCAAAGTAATCCTAATAGTATATATAGTTTCTTGTTGGTTGCGGGGTATCTAAAGGTGGCCGAAATATATCCGCAAAATGATGGAAATTATATGTGCGATGTGGCTATTCCTAATAAAGAAATTTTATATGTATATGAAAAAGAAGTATTGAATCGTACAAATCAAAATAATGTTTCAATTTCAATTCATCAGGCTATCTTTTCTAAAGATACAAGTAAACTGCAATCTTTGTTGGTGGATTTTATGTTAAAAAGTATATCAACGATGGATGGGGCTAGTGAAGCATTCTATCATGGAATGATGCTTGGATTATGTGCTGTACTAGGAAGTCAATTTAAGGTAAGATCAAATAGAGAATCGGGACTAGGTCGGTTTGATATTGAATTATTGCCGATGGTGAAGGGAATACCTGGATTTATCTTTGAGTTTAAACATACGAAAGATATAAATGTTGATTTAGATTCACTGGCTAATAGTGCACTTAAACAGATTGAAGATATGAAATATGATACAGAATTAAACGATTTTGGTGTTGAAGATATTGTAAAAATTGGTATAGCATTTAGACAAAAAAGTGCGGTTGTTAAGCGTGGATAAACCTATTGGTGAAAACTGATAGGTTTTTGTTTGTGAAATTTTAAAATAAACTATCATTATGTAAATTTGTATGTTATAATAGTTTACACATGTAAACGGTTACAAATAGGAGGTAAAATATTATGGATAAAAAATATGTCTATGAATTTAATGAAGGCGATGAAACGATGCGTGAATTGTTAGGTGGAAAGGGTGCCAACTTAGCTGGAATGTCTAAACTAGGAATGCCTGTGCCTTATGGATTCACGATCACTACAGAAGCTTGTAACCAATATTATGAAGATAATGAAACAATTAATGATGGTATTAAAGCTCAAATCATGGAATATCTAGATTTATTGGAAAAGAAGTCTGGAAAGAGATTGGGGGATGAAGCCAATCCTTTATTAGTATCTGTTCGTTCAGGGGCACGTGCAAGTATGCCTGGTATGATGGATACTATTTTAAATTTAGGTATGAATAAAACAGTTGCAGAAACAGTCGCAAACTTAACAAATAATGAGCGTTTCGCATATGATTCATATCGTCGTTTTATTCAAATGTATTCAGACGTTGTTATGGGGTTGAGTAAAAAGCGTTTTGAAGAGATCATCGATGAAGTAAAGGCTGAAAGAGGCATTAGTGATGACTTAGATTTAAATGCTGAAGATATGAAGAAATTAGTAGAATTATTTAAAGCGTTCTACAAAAATGAATTAAAATCTGAATTCCCTGAAGATCCTAAAGAACAATTGATGGGTGCTATTGAGGCTGTATTCCGTTCTTGGAACAATCCTCGTGCTATCTATTATCGTAAGATGAATGATATTCCATCAAGCTGGGGAACTGCAGTTAACGTGCAGATGATGGTATTTGGCAATATGGGTAATGATTGTGGTACAGGTGTTGCCTTTACGCGTAATCCAAGTACTGGTGAAAATAAATTGTATGGTGAATTCTTAATGAATGCCCAAGGTGAAGATGTTGTTGCGGGTATTCGTACACCTCAAAAGATTGATCAATTAAAAAAAGTAGCTCCTGGAGCATATGATGATTTTGTAGCTATCACTAAAAAATTGGAAACGCACTATCGTAATATGCAGGATATGGAATTCACAATTGAAAAAGGTAAATTATTCATGTTGCAGACACGTAACGGTAAACGTACAGCTCAGGCTGCATTAAAGATTGCGTGCGACATGGTGGATGAAGGTATGATTACTATTGATGAAGCTTTAATGATGGTTGAACCTCAACAATTAGATTCATTACTTCACCCAATGTTTGATGCGGATGAATTAAAGAAAGCTGAACCAATTGCTTCAGCACTTCCAGCAAGTCCAGGTGCTGCTTGTGGTCAAATCGTATTTAGTGCAGAAGAAGCGATTCAAGAGGCAAGTCGTAACCACAAAGTCATCTTAGTTCGTTTAGAAACAAGTCCAGAAGACATTGAAGGTATGCACGTATCTCAAGGTATCTTAACGGTACGTGGAGGTATGACAAGTCATGCTGCTGTTGTTGCTCGTGGTATGGGTGCATGCTGCGTAAGTGGTTGTGGCGATATCAAGATGCATGATGATGAAGGATATTTTGAAATTGATGGTGTGAAATATCACCGTGGAGATTGGATCAGTTTAGATGGTTCAACAGGAAATATCTATGGTAGTGCTATTAAAACCGTTCCTGCAAGTATTTCAGGTGATTTTGAACGTTTTATGAACTGGGCGGATGAAAGACGTACATTAAAAGTTCGTACAAATGCCGATACACCACATGATGCAAAACAAGCTCATGAATTTGGTGCACAAGGTATTGGTTTAGTTCGTACGGAACACATGTTCTTTGAAGGGGATCGTATTAAAGCGGTTCGTGAAATGATTGTTTCTAAAACGGCAGCTCAAAGACGTGTCGCATTAGAAAAAATCTTGCCTATGCAAAGAAGTGACTTTGAAGGAATCTATGAAGCTATGGAAGGTCTACCAGTGACAATTCGTTACTTGGATCCACCTTTACATGAATTCTTACCTACAAACTCTTATGATATTACACAATTAGCTAAGGATATGCACATTGGATTGGATGAATTGAAATCTGTCATTTCTAGCTTACACGAATTCAATCCTATGATGGGTCATCGTGGATGTCGTTTGGCTATTTCGTATCCAGAAATTGCTGAAATGCAGACAACTGCAGTGATTCAGGCTGCATTAGCTGTCAATGAAAGACATCCAGACTGGAAGATTGAACCTGAAATCATGATTCCATTGGTTGGTGATGTTGCAGAACTTCGCTATGTTAAAAAGGTTGTATGTGAGGTAGCTGACAAATTGATTCAAGAATCTGAATTCGATATGAAATATCATGTTGGTACAATGATTGAAATTCCTCGTGCTGCATTATTAGCAGATGAAATCGCAAAAGAAGCTGAATTCTTCTCATTTGGTACAAATGACTTAACACAGATGACATTTGGATTCTCTAGAGATGATGCAGGAGGATTCTTACAAGATTACTATGATAAAAAAATCTTTGAATCAGATCCATTTGCACACTTAGATCAAAGAGGTGTTGGAAAACTTGTAAAGATGGCAACTGAACTTGGAAGAAGTACTCGTCCAAATATTAAATTAGGAATTTGTGGAGAACATGGTGGGGATCCTGCAAGTATTGAATTCTGTCATAGAGTTGGATTGAATTATGTATCTTGTTCACCATATCGTGTACCAATCGCAAGACTGGCTGCTGCACAGGCTGCTGTACGTGATAAGTAGGAGTTTTTTATCGATAAAAATTCCCATCTATTCTGAACAAGCAAGTACATTTAGATTATCTAATGGACAAAATGCTAATCGAAAACGATGGAGAGATACACGTGTTGTGGCTTATATACCTATAAAAGCGTAAAGAAAATTAATAGAGTCATTAAATATTCATTCGAATATATTAAAGGCTCTATTTTTTATATATTAAGATTTTGGCTTCGGAACAGGGGAATGCGGTATGTGAAAAAACTGTAG
>Kit_p2__coassemble_2762_pt1 | contig 9688 bp, 10 predicted proteins | sample Kit_p2__metabat2_low_PE_025 | metagenome-assembled genome bin Kit_p2
AGCTAGAAACTAGCTCTTATAAGTGTAGTACTCTTTCTTTGATTTCTTGTGTTCGTCCTTGATTCCAGAACTGTGTACCGATATATCCACAAGTACGACGAGCCACATTCATTTTTTCTTGGTCACGATTTCCACAATTTGGACATTCCCAAACTAATTTATGGTTTTCATCTTCCACAATCTTGATTTCTCCTGTATATCCACATACTTGGCAATAATCTGATTTTGTGTTCAACTCTGCATACATAATATGATTATAAATATGTTTCATAATTGCCAAAACAGCTTCAATGTTATTTTCCATATTTGGAACTTCTACATAGCTAATGGCTCCACCTGGAGAAAGTTTTTGGAACTGTGATTCAAATGTTAATTTAGTAAACGCATCAATTTCTTCTGTTACATGAACATGATAGCTATTTGTGATATAGTTCTTATCCGTTACATGTGGAATAATTCCAAAACGCTCTTGTAGATGTTTAGAGAACTTAAATGTAGTTGACTCCATAGGAGTTCCATATAATGAGAAGTCAATATTTTCTTCTGCCTTCCATTTAGCACAAGCATCATTTAGATACTGCATAACTTTCAATCCAAATGAAGTTCCTGGCTCTTCAGTATGAGGGTGTCCAGTCATATAATATACACATTCACATAATCCAGCATATCCCAAAGAAATTGTAGAATATCCACCAAATAATAATTTGTCGATTGGCTCTCCTTTTTTCAAACGCGCCAATGCACCATTTTGCCATAAAATAGGAGCTACATCACTTGGTGTACCTAATAATCTTTCATGGCGACACATCAATGCCTTTTTACACAACGCCAATCTTTCATCCATGATTCTCCAGAATGCTTCTTCATCCTGTTTACTTGAACAAGCTACATCAACTAAGTTCAAAGTAACAACACCTTGGTTGAATCGGCCATAGTATTTTGGTTTACCATTTTCATCTAAATACGTAGTTAAGAATGAACGACATCCCATACACGGATAACAATGCCCTTCTCCATTCGCATCTACTTTTAATTCCAACATTTTCTTTTCAGAAATATAATCTGGAACCATACGCTTAGCTGTACATCTAGCCGCTAATTCTGTCAAATGCCAATATTTAGAATCTTCTTCAATGTTGTTTTCTTCAAGAACATAAATCAATTTAGGGAAAGCCGGCGTAATCCAGATACCTTTTTCATTTTTAACTCCCTTGATTCTTTGTTTCAACATTTCTTCAATAATCATAGCTAAGTCATCACGAGTCTGTCCTTCAGGCACTTCATTTAAATACATGAAGACAGTCACAAATGGAGCTTGACCATTTGTCGTCATCAATGTGATAACCTGGTATTGAATCATCTGTACACCTTTTTCAATTTCTTTACGAACACGCATTTCTGCCATTTTATTAACTGTATCTTCAGATGAATCTAGATTTAATGATTCTAATTCTTCTTTTACTTCACGACGTGCTTTTTCTCTTGAAACCTGTACAAATGGAGCTAAGTGAGAAAGTGTAATACTTTGCCCTCCATATTGTGAACTAGCAACTTGCGCAATTATTTGTGTAGCTACGTTACATGCTGTAGAGAAACTATGTGGTTTTTCAATCATTGTTTCAGAGATAACTGTACCATTTTGAAGCATGTCCTCTAAATTTACTAAACAACAGTTGTGCATGTGTTGTGCAAAGTAATCTGAATCATGGAAATGAATAACACCTTTTTCATGGGCCTCCATAACATCTTGAGGTAACAAGAAACGTTTTGTGATATCCTTTGAAACTTCTCCAGCCATATAATCACGCTGAACACTGTTTACTAATGGATTTTTATTTGAGTTTTCTTGTTTAACTTCTTCATTATTTCGCTCCAGCAAAGACATGATCTGCTTATCTGTTGAATTTGCCTTACGAATTAAAGCACGTTCATAACGATATGTGATATAGTTGTGAGCTACCGCAAAACAACGATGTTCCATCAATTCTCCCTCAACCATATCTTGAATTTCTTCCACATTTGGGCTTCTCTTCAAGTTTTCACATTTATCGATAACACTTTGCGTAACAGAATGAATCAATTCATCTGTCATTTGATTGTGTGTTGTAGCTTTACTTGCTTTTTTGATTGCATTTTCAATCTTTGATGCATCAAAAACGACTTCTTCTCCACTTCTTTTAATTACATTCATATTAATCCTCCTAAAAATAGTTGAACCTTCAACTATTTTTGTATACATCTAGTATACTAATAAATTTTTCTAAAACAAGTCTTTACATTCATACGAAATAATGCTTGACCTTTATGTAAAGGAAACCAGTTTTTTTATTTTTTTAAAGTCCGCTAATTTGTGTAAATATTTTAATTTCCAACCATTTTTGTGCAACCTCATTTATCATTAAAATAATATGAATATTGACACTTATTGTGTCAATTTAAATAAATTATGATAATTAATGTTAAATTCACATATACTTGATACAATAAAAGAAAGATGCAAAAAGGAGGTCACTATGGACTATAAAATCAAAGGCGATTCAGATTGCCCTATCGTTGAAATCAATCTACAGAATAATGAAACGGTAAAAATCGAAAGAGGCTCTATGGCCTATATGTCAAACGTTGTGATTGAAGGTAAAATGAACAGTAACAAAAAAGGTATTAGCGGCGTATTAGGCGCCTTAGGACGAAGCCTTACCAGTGGCGAAAGTATGTTTATTACAGAGGCTACCGGAACAAGTCACGACGGATTACTTGGTATTGCACCTTCTATTCCAGGAAAAATCACATGTTTAGAGGTTACACCAGCATGTCACTACTATTTAAATAATGGTGCTTTTTTGGCATGTGATAACACTGTTAGCTACGAAATGAAAACACAAAGCGTTGGAAAAGCATTACTTGGTGGAACCGGTGGATTCTTTGTCATGCATACATCTGGACAAGGCGACCTATTGATCAATGCATATGGTGACATTATGGAAATCAATGTAGATGCAGATCATCCAATCACAATTGATAATGAACACGTTATCGCATGGGACGATTCTTTAGATTATGAAATCAAAATTGCATCCGGGACATTTGGATTCACAACAGGTGAAGGTTTAGTGAATGAGTTCCACGGAAACGGAAAAGTGTACATCCAATCTCGTAACCTACATTCATTAGCTGATGCATTAATCCCATTTATACCTCAAGGAAAGGACTAAAAAAGCGTGAGCCATTCACGCTTTTTACTTACAATCGTCCCCCTTGCAGTCAATACATGAGCGCACGCATTTACTACCCTTTAATTTTTTAAAACTCTCTTCACTAATTGTATGTTCCATACGACAAGCTTCTTCTTCTGCAAGAACAGATTCTACGCCAGCATGGAGCAATTGATTCTTAAAATAAATATGCCTTTCATACACTTGACTAGCCTGTTTTTGTCCTTGTTCTGTAAAGAATAAATATCCTGTTTTGTCCGTATAAATCAATTCTTTTTCTTTTAAGTCTTTCAAAGCATGTGAAACGCTCGGCTTAGAAAAGCCTAGAGCTGCCGCCACATCAATAGCACGAACATTCTCTTGTTGAGACTTTAATACATATATTGTTTCTAAATAATCTTCCTGAGATTGTGTTAGCTGCATTTCTATTCCTCCAGTTAGTTTTAGCTTACCACAAAAGTATAACAAAATTTCACATAAGATTCAAAACTTTTGCACAAAAAATAAAGTTAAGATACACTAGTAAAGCAAAATTATGCAAAAGGAGAACAAAAAAATGTTTAAATGTAATAAATTATTAGGCGTATCTCTAGCAGCCATTATGAGCATTTCAGCCGCTGCCACGAACGTATTCGCAATCGATACATCTGTTATAGATGAAAAATGGGGTAAACCAACCGTTGTATATGGTGGTGGTTTAAGTGAAGATCAAATCCAAAGCACACGTGAATTATTTGATATTGAAGATACAAATAACGTCTACGAAACAAGTGTTGATGCCAACGACTTATACAACTATTTAGGAATCGTTGGCGGAGATACATCCAGTTTGATTTCAAGTGTTATGGTTCAAAAACAAGATTCTGGTACAGGTGTAAAAGTAAAAATCATCACACAAAGCAATATCACAAAGATCACATCCAACCAATATGCCAACGCCGCAATTACAGCAGGTGTCAGTGATGTTGAAATCGATGTTGCTTCCATTTCAAAAGTTACCGGAGAATCTGCTCTAACCGGCGTTTACAAAGCGTTAGAAGCTAACGGAGAAACACTAGATCCAGACCGCACACAAGTTGCACAAGATGAGCTTGAAGCAACAAACGAAATTGCTCAAAATAATGCAGACGATTCTAATTTTGACTCTGCCCGCTTAGATCAGGCTTTAGTAGAAATCAAACAAGAGCTTGCCCAAATCAAGCAAAACCAAGGTAGTGCTGCAACTACCGAACAAGTTGAACAAGTCGTACAGGATGCTTTGGAGGAATTTAATTTAAGTGACATCATCTCTCAAGACGATATCGATAAATTGATTGCATTCGCCAAGAAATACCAAAACACTTCGGCTATTGACTCACAAGAAGTATTAAATCAATTAAACAAATTATCTGGCAGTTTAAAAAATCAATTATCTGGATTATTCAACAAAGCCCAATCTGAAGGATGGTTTGACAAGATTATTAACTTCATTAAAAGTCTATTTAACTAAAATAAGGAAGTCTTAAGCGACTTCCTTTTCATTTGCCATACGATATATTTCAAGCATATCCATTTCATCCAACTCTTTAAATTTTCCAATTGTGCGCGTATGCTCAAAGCTGCATTTGTATGTTAATTCATACAATTCTGGTTCTGTACACTTACGTTTTAACAATCCTTGAATACTTGTCGGCATGCCGATACTTCTAAAGAATTCTTCCATCTTTTCAATAGTATTCAAAGCGCAAGATAAAGTATCCGAATCATCCAAACCAAAAACACGATGCCCAAGTTTGGCAAATCGCGTTGGATTTTCCATATATACATGATTTGCCCAACTATCCCAAATAGCCGCAAGACCTGCACCATGTGCTACATTAAACATTCCACTTAATTCATGTTCCAATTGATGGCAAGCCCAATCTCCTAAAGAACGATCTCCAGTCATGTCATTGTGTGAAACACTACCTGCCCACATAATTTCAGAGCGTGCCTGTTCGTTAGAAGGATCTTCTAAAAGAATTTTTGCGTTTTTTATGACAATACGGACTAAACTTTCTGCCATTTGATCTACCAAATCCAATGTTTGGGATGGCGTAAAATATCGTTCCAATGTATGCATAATAATATCCGTACACCCACACATTGTTTGGTATTGAGATACAGTATATGTTAATTTTGGATTTAAAATAGAAAATTTAAAATATCCATAATCACTGCTTAAACCGCGTTTCAGATTACCATCTTCATTTGTGATTACACTTGAATTGCTCATTTCACTGCCTGTTGCGGATAGCGTTAAGATACACCCCATAGGTAAAGCACCCTTCACCTTTTTCTTTCTTGCGTAATAATCCCAGACATCACCTTCATTATAAACACCATATGCAATGCCTTTGCTTGAGTCTAAAACGCTTCCTCCACCAACAGCAAGAATAAAGTCAACTCCTTCTTCTTTACAAATTTGAATTCCTTCGTTCACCTTTGAAAGTAATGGATTAGCAACAACACCTCCACACAAACAATAGGCAATATTTTCTTCATCAAGCGCCTTTTTCACTCGATCCAAAAGACCGGATTGAATGGCACTTTTCCCTCCATAATGAATCAATACTTTCTTTGGATGATATTCTTGTAAAATCTTTCCAACCCTTTGTTCCTCATCTTTACCAAAATACACTTTTGTTGGTGCATAAAACTTAAATTTTTCCATGTTTACCCCTTTTAAATCTTTTTCATTGAAACAGCTTCAATCGACAAGCTAAGACCAGCCACAACCAAATAGGTCGCAATAATATAATTAATGACTAAAGCACTTTGGAATGGCATTACCAAAAAAATAATGCTTAACAACAGATTGACCCAACCTGTAAAACTTAAATATTTCGTATCGATCACTCTAAAAAAACTAAGTCTAGAACCCCAAGTAATCTTTTGAATACCATTGACCAATAGCACAAACGCAAACAAAAATGTAAATGTACTTACAGTAATTGTAACTGGCATCGTGCATAATAAACAACCTAACAAAATATTTAAGATACCACTGGCTAGCCACATTGCATCTCTAAAGAAGAAGGTTGTTGTGATATATGAATAAATTTCACATGCACCCCAAACAATCAAGCCAATGGCTGCGATAATTTGAATCGTTGTGAATACCTTTTCTGGAAACACAAAACATAAAATACCAATAAGAATCAATACTATACTTAATATTATACTCATTCTTTTAGCCTTTTTATACCTTTCATTCCATTGTGTTTTGAATTCATCAATATAATCATAATCAGAATCAAACCATTTCATAAGTAACATCTCCTTTATGATTTCAGTATAACACTATTTTTAGCGCTTTCAACACCACAGTGCTAGACACGTTTTAAATTCTGTCTATTATTGTAAATTTATGTCATCAATGATAAACTTTTATTTGTCGAAAAAAAGGAGATTCTAAATGTTTAATAAATACCTGATTGTGTTTTTTGTATCTATGGTACCACTTATTGAACTTCGTGGAGCAATTCCAATCGCAGCCGGAATGGGATTACCATTTATTCAATATTATATAATTGCGATTATTGGAAATATGATTCCTGTTCCCTTCATCTATTTCTTTGCCAGAAAGATTCTTGTCTGGGGAGCTGACAAGCCAGTTGTCGGAAACTTCTTTACGTGGTGTCTAGAAAAAGGTGAAAAAGGTGGTAAAAAATTACAAGCCACTGCAGGAAAAGGATTGTTTGTAGCCCTATTAATATTTGTGGGCATTCCATTACCAGGAACAGGAGCCTGGACTGGTACACTTGCCGCTAGTATCTTAGATATGAATTTCAAATCGAGTGTACTAGCTGTTATGTTAGGTGTCATTTTAGCCGGTATCATCATGGCTCTTACGAGTACGGGATTGTTTGGAGCACTGGGAGCACTATTCTAATAGTGCTTTTTCTTTTATCTAAAAGAAAAAAGGTTTGATTTTTTCAAACCTTACTTAAACATATTGTGCCTGAAAAAATAAACAGTCGCAATTACACAAGCTAAAATAGCTACAAAACTAGGAAACCATACAAACGGAAATGGCAACTGTACGTTCATCCCATAGAATCCAAAAATAATATTTGGGATAGCCATAACAATTGTGATTACAGTCAATTTATTCATGACAATGTTCATATTATTAGAAATAATACTCGCAAACGTATCCATCGTACCTGCCATTGTGTTTGAGTAAATGTTACACATCTCGATGGCCTGATGGATTTCAATCATGACGTCCTCTAACAAATCCTCATCTTCTTCATACAATTGAATTTGTTTTCCACGCATAATTTTATTTAATGTTACTTCATCCGATTTTAACGAAGTCGAAAAATAAACCAATGATTTTTCTAAACCTAACATTTCAATCAACTCATCATTTTCTACCGATTGATGTAAACGCGTCTCAGCACGACTTGATAAACGATCAATTTGGCGTAGACAAATCAAGAAACGTTGTGAAATACGCAAAGCTAAAAGTAAGAAGAACCTCGTTTTTAAACGCGTATCCATACCTTTGATTCTTCCTTGTGACATTTCTAAAATACTCCAGTTTTCATACAAACTAATTGTGACTACATATCCTTTTAAAATCACAATACCAATTGGCAATGTGGAATAAGTTGAATCAATCGAATCATCATCTTCATTTTCCGCACTTGGATAGTCAAAAATAATCAACAACTGTCTAAAATCATCGTCATAGTCCATATGCGAGCTTTCTTCTTCATCCAGTGAAGATTTGACAAATTCAGGTAAAACACCAATTTGTTCAATCAAATAATATCTTTCTTCTTCTGTAGGTGCAATCGCATTAATCCAACAGCCTGGTTCTGGTTCTTGAATTTTGCGTGTTCCATCTTCAAATGTTTTATAAAACTCTAACACAATTTGTCCTCCTTATATCTTAAACGAAGACAAATCCCATGTCTCCGAACATATATACATTTTTATTATTAAAATAACTCGGGTCTGGAGACATGTTTCCACCTACTTTCTACTAGAGAATATTGTATCATATTCATGTCATTTTCTTGTAAATTTTCACAAAAAAAGACTAGTAAAAACTAGTCATAAGGTTTGTATTCCACTGTTTCTTTGTCAAAATCAATAAACAATTGGAATGCATTACGATCTTTGTCTTCATCCCAGATTTCAACAAACTTAGGTGTAACTTCAATTAGAATTTCTGTATCTACATGTGAATATGCATTGTAGCTTTGCCACAAGAATTCTTTGTATTTCTTTTCAAAAATACGACCAGGTTCATCAACAACCAAGCCTAAGTTTTTAGCTGTCCCCTCTACTTGCACTCCATTAAAGCACATAGCTACTTTATCATTTTTGAACAATTGTTGTGTTTTTCTAAAGTTTTTGTCCGTCTTAAAATAAATCTTGTCATTGTAGAAAACGCAACTTACATTTCTTACCATAGGATAATCGTCTACACAGCTAGCCAAAGCCATGATTTTATAATCCCCTAATTTTTCATCCATAATTTTTTTTGCTTCTAAAAGTTCCATGTTTTTCCTAACCTTTCATAACTAATATTAAAACTGCAATTGATACAATAATAAATGCACTGACAATTCCAACATCTTTTGTAAGTCCTTCACTTGTATTAGGCTGTGTAACAAACTGCGTATTTCTCAACGCATTTACAAGTGGTTTGTAGATCAACATTGCACAGGCTGCATTTAATGTACATTTAATAAAATTGAATGGAACAATACCTGGAAGTAACATACCGACCACTGCACTTCTTGGCATTTGATAATAAATCGGTGTAACAATATAGTTCCATAATGTCATACTCAATGTACAGCATACAGTTCCTAATACCAAGCCGATGATAGCTCCTTTTTTAGAGTGTTTATACTTATAGATGCAAGCTGCAACACATGCAAATGTACAAGTTGAAATCACATTCATCAAAACATCTAATAAGTTTCCTCCACGGAATACGATTTCTAAAAACGAACACAATAGACTCATAATAAAAGATGTCATAGGGCCATAAATAAATCCTGCAATCACAATAATGATATCTTTTGGATCGTAGCTTAGAAAAGATACGGCTGGTACAATTGGAAATTGTATCAATAAGTTTAAAACCATTGCCATCGCACTTAAGATCGCAATCGTTGTTAGTTTCTTTGTTGAACTCATAAATCATCATCCCTTCATATATCAACTAAAAAACGTGCCTAAAGAAAATCCCCTAGGCGCGTTTAAATATACAAAAGAATATATAAAAACATCTTCTTCCATCCAGACTATACTGTCGCCACTGGAATTGCACCAGTTCATGCATAATGCTCGCGGGGTTTACCGCCGATAGGGAATTTCACCCAACCCTGAAGATTTAATTTATGCAAATTCAGTATACACTTGTTTCAAGTAAAAAAAAAGAGCAAATTAAATTGCTCTTTGTAGTATCCTTAAATCATAAGCCATGTTCT
>Kit_p2__coassemble_6331_pt1 | contig 4511 bp, 3 predicted proteins | sample Kit_p2__metabat2_low_PE_025 | metagenome-assembled genome bin Kit_p2
CCAACCGGATACAAAATGTGTACGTGACAATTGAAGAAACCGGGTGTAACAACACTTTCATGAATGATATCTTCGTTTATTTCGTGATAATCTTCAATTTGAACGATTTTATCATCTTCAATAGTAATTAATTGATCAAGCTTAGGTGTATCACTAATACCATCAATTAAAGTTTGGGCATGAATATATAGCTTTGTCACTTTACAATCACTCCATCTTTAATGACCTTATCAATTTTACGAACATTTGAAATAGCATCCAATGGATTTTCTTCAAGACAAACGAGATCGGCATGTTTACCCACTTCTAAAGTTCCATAATCATCTAAAACACCTAAACAATCAGCTGAATTGTGTGTCGCGATCTTTAAAATGTCCATACGATCTACACCGTATTTCTCCATTAATTCCATTTCATAAGCGGTGTTGTTATGGTAGTTGAATGGTGTACCACCATCTGTACCTAGGGCAATCTTTAATCCTTGGGCATAGGCCGCTTTAAAACTTTTGACGTGTGCATCCTTAACATAGATTGCCTTTTTAACCATATAGTCAGCAACACCTGCTTCAATACCATTTTCTACAATGCATTGAGGAGCAACTAAAGTAGGAACTAAATAAGTACCGTGTTCTTTCATAAAATCCAAGCATTCTTGATCTAAGAAGATTCCGTGTTCTATTGAATCAATACCAGCATATAGAGCATTTTTTATGCCTTGTGTTCCTTGGGCATGGGTAGCTGTTTTTCTTCCAGCTTTATGTGCTTCTTCAATAATGACAGCCATTTCTTCTTGTGTTAATTGAGCACTTCCTGGCTCAACCCCTTTGGTCATAACTCCACCTGTAGCCATGATTTTAATTATATCGACACCTTCTTTAAGAAGGGTACGAGCTGCTTTTCGACATTCATCCTTGCCATCGGCTTCAATTCCATCTTGCCAACCATGACCGCCTGTCATACAAATGCATCTTCCAGCACACAACATATGTGGTCCTTGAATGAGTCCAGAATCAATACAGTCACGAATCTGCATATCATAATCGTTGGCAGTACCTAAAACACGGATAAAAGTAACTCCTGAATGAAGGTAGTCTTCACAGTGTTTTTGCGTATAGAATGCTTTCTCCATCAAACTAAACTTTTTATCAGTCCCAAAGCCAACCGGTTCCATAATGTGAACGTGGCAGTTAAAAAAACCAGGGGTAACGACATTGGCATGAATGACTTCTTCATTTGTTTCATGATATTCTTCAATGGAAACAATTTTTCCATCTTCAATTGAAATCAATTGATCTTTCTTTGGTGTATCACTCACTCCATCAATCATTATTTTTGCGTGTACGACTAATTTGCTCATAATTAAAACTCCTTTTTAAGTGATTATGAACCTTGAAAGAGAAATATGCAAGTAGTTTCAGAAAATTAATGTAAAAAAGAGGGAATCCTTGGATTCCCTACAACATAGATTTAAATAAAATGTCGTTATAGTCTGGTAAAGGCCAGTCTTCTTTAGAAACATTGGTTTCAATCACATCCGTCAATTGACGAATCGTTTCCATTAACGGAAGTAATTCATCGGCCGCAAAACGAGCAGCTTGTTTTTCTGTTGTGGTTTCTTTGTTGATCAATGCTTCTAATGTATCTAAGTGATTGGATACTAATTCTAGAGGTGTATTGATGTTTTTTAAGATTTTAACTTCTAATGGTGCCTCAATGCCACTTGATTTTTTTGTTTGAATGATTTGAGCCAATTTAGCTTCATAACTAAAGATAGCAGGTAAGATTTGTTTTCGTAACATATAAGCCATTGTTTTAGCTTCAATTTGAACTACTTGGTAGTAGTTTGTGAGTAGGATACTTTCACGAGCATGCAATTCACTTGCAGAATATACATTGTGTTTTTCAAATAATTGTAGATTCTTTGGATCTGTATAGTGAGGAAGTGCATCCGCTGTTGTTTTAAGTTCTAATAAGCCACGTTTTTGTGCTTCCTTTTTCCATACATCGGAATATCCATTTCCAGAGAAAATGATACGCTTATGATTCTTTAATGTCTTTTGAATCAACGCAATTAAGGATTTTGTCATATCTTTTTGTTTAACACATTCCAATTCATCCGCAAACTGTGTTAATTCTTCGGCTACGATTGTATTTAAAATAGTGTTTGGACAAGAAATGTTTAAGTTGGATCCAAGCATTCTGAATTCGAATTTATTACCTGTAAATGCGAATGGAGAAGTACGGTTACGGTCTGTAGAATCTTTTGCGATTGGAGGAAGGGTAGAAACACCAAGTTCCAATTTACGATCGATTGTATCTACATATTCATTTCCAGCTTCAATGGCTTCAAGAATGGCAGTTAGTTCTTCACCTAAATAGATAGAGATAATAGCGGGTGGAGCTTCATCTGCACCTAAACGGTGGTCGTTTCCGGCACTGGCAACAGAGATTCTTAATAAATCCTGGTATTCGTCTACACCTTTGATGATGGCAGCTAGAACAGTTAAGAAACGAATATTGTCTTTTGGCGAATCACCTGGTTCTAAAATGTTTTCTCCTTCTTCTGTACAGAAAGACCAGTTGTTGTGTTTACCACTACCATTGACACCATCAAATGGTTTTTCATGTAGTAAACATACCAATCCATGATGAGAAGCTACTTTTTGTAGAACTTCCATAGTCAATTGGTTTTGGTCATTCGCAATATTTGTTGATGTAAATACAGGCGCCAATTCAAACTGACATGGAGCTACTTCTTTGTGTTCGGTCTTGGCATAAACACCTAATTTCCAAAGTTCTTCATCGACTTCTTCCATATAAGCTTTTACTCGTTCAGATAAACTACCAAAGTAGTGATCATCTAATTCTTGACCTTTTACGGGAGCCGCACCAAATAATGTTCTTCCTGTTACTAATAAGTCTAGACGTTCTTTGAACATGTCTTCATCAATCAAGAAATATTCTTGTTCTGGACCTACTGTTGTTTTGATTTTATGAATGTTGTAACCCATAATGTTTAATAAACGAACAGCTGCTTTGTTTAAGGCATCATTACTTCTCAATAATGGTGTTTTCTTATCCAAAGCACTACCATCATAAGAGCAGAATAAGGTTGGAATATATAAAGTTTTTTCTTTGACAAAAGCTAGAGAAGTTGGATCCCATGCGGTATATCCTCTGGCTTCAAAAGTGGCACGCAATCCTCCGCTTGGAAAACTTGAGGCATCGGGTTCACCTTTGATTAATTCTTTTCCTCTAAAATCTGAAATAACAGATGTTGGCCCTGTTGGATTGATAAACGCATCATGCTTTTCAGCCGTAATACCTGTCATGGGTTGGAACCAGTGCGTATAGTGAGTTGCACCCTTATCCATAGCCCAGTCTTTCATGGCGTTTGCGACTACATCTGCGATCTCTTTAGGAAGTTCCTTTCCTTTTTCCATCACATCCATCATTTGTTTGTAGACGGCATGAGGCAAGTATCTTTGCATAGCAGATGTACTGAATACGTCACATCCAAAATATTCATCGACAATTTTCATTTTTCTAGTATCCTCCTGTCGCGTATATAATATCATTATTTTCACAAATGTTTTGAGAAATTTTTCTTTTTTTCAAAAAAACTCCATTTTTTTACGTATAAGAGTATGTAGGCAATCTGACACACCTAGTTGATTAGATAGTCATAAAACGAAGGTGTAATTGTTTCTTGATCTAGGACACAAAAGTGATGATGGTTCTTTTTAATATCGATACTAACTGTAATCAAAGACTTATCTAACGAATTGTTGTCTAGTTACATTGCGATATTTATAGTTCTAGATAAACAGTTAAATGCCTACTAGAAAGTGGTGCTCATGAGAAGTGCAAATTTATTAAATGATTTCGCCTTTAAGTATGTGTTTGGCGAAGATTGTAAGGAGGCCAATGATGCATTAAAATCATTACTCACGGTATTTTTAGAAAGGAAGGTTGAACATGTCGTTGTAAAGAATTCAGAAATGGTAAAAGACTATACTAAAATGAAAAGTCCTCGTTTGGATTTATTAGTTGAATTTGATGATCAAACATCTGTAGATTTAGAAATGCAGTTAAGACAAACCAAAGATAATTTACTCAATCGATTTAATTATTATTTGGCTAGACTTCATGGTTCACAAGACATGGAAGGAAAAAGTTACAGTCAATTAAAGGAAACTATTGTCATGGTATTCTTTAATTTGATAATTGCTGACGATGATGACATTTGTAGTTTATACACAATGAGGAAATACAGTGGCATTCCTTTAGTGAAAGAAGAAAAAGAAGATCGTATGAAGTTAATGACAATAGAAATGCCAAAAGTAGATTTACATAAACCGCTTGAAGACATGAATGAACAGGAAAAGATGATTTATTACTTTTTGAATTGCCACAAAGGAATGGATGATAGTAAAATTAAGATGATGATAGAAAGTGATGAGATAATATGAAGTGACCTCCTATTGTCAATACGTGGATTACGACTCATA